>OCGR01000043.1_pt1 | contig 34062 bp, 55 predicted proteins | sample 1502561 | NCBI WGS metagenome assembly OCGR01 (sample SAMN02324088, study PRJEB22366) | soil metagenome | biome: mixedwood plains | place: Canada | collected 2009-09 | reverse complement strand
ACCCTGCCGCTTACCGGATACCTGTCCGCCTTTCTCCCTTCGGGAAGCGTGGCGCCATTCGCCATTCAGGCTGCGCAACTGTTGGGAAGGGCGATCGGTGCGGGCCTCTTCGCTATTACGCCAGCTGGCGAAAGGGGGATGTGCTGCAAGGCGATTAAGTTGGGTAACGCCAGGGTTTTCCCAGTCACGACGTTGTAAAACGACGGCCAGTGAATTCAGATCTCAAATAATGATTTTATTTTGACTGATAGTGACCTGTTCGTTGCAACAAATTGATGAGCAATGCTTTTTTATAATGCCAACTTTGTACAAAAAAGCAGGCTGGATCCACCTCTTGGTGTGCGCACCGCTGCTAAAGAATGCGCTCCGTCTGCCCCTACGCGCCCCTACGCTGCCCGCTGCGACACGATGCGTGCTGAGTGGCGTCACAAGGCGGTTGCGGGTTGGCGTGGCGCCTAGGCTGTAGGTCTCTGCGCTCAGGCTAGCGCCCAGGCTACCCGGCATTGCCTCGGGGTAGGGTGGCGGACCGAGGAACTGGCGGCGGTTGTTGCAGTGAGCGCACGAGGCACACAGGTTGTCCTCATCCCAGAAGCGAGGGTCGTTCTCCCCCATCAGCACCCTTGGGAAGATGTGGTCGGCCTGATCTCCGAACTCGGTGCATCCCACTAATCGCCACTGACAACGGTGGTGGTCACGACTGAGTACCCGCTTGCGCAGGTTCTGCCAATGGCGGGTGCTGAGGCGCTTGTCCCTGATACGGGTCATCCCGCTGCCCGCCGATACACGTCCTTGAGCTGCTCTACCACTACCCGCTCATCGTGGTACTTGCGAACATGCATCAGGCCACGGTGGGCGTAGAGCTCCCTGATAGATGGGTTGAGCATGGCCCGCAGGGCGTCGTAGAGGGTGGACTCGGTGGCGTTGTAGAAGGGCAGGTCGCCGAACCTGCGCACCATCTCTTCTTGCGTAGCAGGGGCGGCCCCTGCAATCACCGGGATCCCCATGCCCCAGGCTTCGATGGCGTTGTTGCCATAGCCCAGCTTCACCTGGTCGAAGTAGACGTCGGCCTTGGCCTTGCGGGCCAGGCACTCGCGCCACGGGACACCCTCGATCAGGTCGACCTCGATGGGATGGCCTTCGGCCTTGAGTTGTTCGGTCGCCTCGAGGAAGGCGGCCGTGCTCTTGATGCCGCGGTCGGTGGGAGCGTGGGCGATTCTCACTGCATCCTCACCGGGCAGGGCAGCCATTCCAGCTCCCTGGGGGCCAGCAGCCACAGATCGAGCGTCGAGACGAGCCCTACTGCCCCGCGCTGGCGCATATCGGTCAGGTGCGGCTTGGGGTTCTCGCGGAAACCGGTCCCGTGGAACTCGACCACCAGCGGTCGCGGCGGGACACGGATCCCCTTGCGACGGAACACCTCGAACGCCTTGAAGTTGTGATGGAGGTGCACCACGTCGGCCCAGCGCCAGTAGTGCCCCAGCGTTGACCGGCTCCAGGCCAGATCCCGCGGATAGTCGAGCTGGTTGAGGGTGCTGATGATGGCGTGGTAGTCCCAGCCCTCGACCCCCTCGAAGGCACGTCCAATCGCCGCCGACACGCCACCGGTATCCGCACCCATCGGCAAGCTCAGGACATGCATGCCAGTTCCGCCAGGTTGTAGGGGCTGGGCAGCCACTCGAGCCGTTCGGGTCGGATCAGCCATAGGTCGAGGGTCGAGACGAGGCCGATCGAGCGGCGCTGCTCCTGCTTGTTGAGGAAGGCCCGTGGGTTGGTGCGGAAGGCCGTCCCGTGGTAGTGCACCACCGCCGGCTTGCGGAAGCGGTGCCGCTCGAAGATGTCGGCCGTGGCGAAGCCGTTGTGGAGATGGACCACATCGGCCTGCTTGTATAGCTGCATCGCCAGATCCGGTTCCCACTCCAGGTCGGTCGGATAGTCGATGTAGACGAAGGCATTGGGCCGGTACATCGAGCGGAAGGTCCATTCCGGCTCGAGGCGGCGGAAGGCGTCGGCCAGCCGCCAGCCTTGCCCGCCGGTGTCCTGTCCGCGGTGGATGTTGAGGATGTTCATGCGTAGGGCAACGTCGCATAGTCGAAGACCGGGGCTGGCAGACCCGGTACGTCATCCTCCTGCCCGGTGAGCCGGATAACCAGCTCGCGGTCGTTGCAGAATGCCCGGCTGTCGAGGATCTGCTTCTCGGTCCGATGCAAGGTGCGGTGCTCGATCTCGTACCTCGCCTGGAGGGGGTGCTGCTCGAGTACCTTGCGGCGGGAATCGGGGCCGTGCCACATCCACACCCGCCGACCACGACGGATGGCGCTGTACTGCCAGTGGGCACCTTCCACCTGGAAGCCCGGTAGTGAGCGGAACAGGTGGGCGATCTGGTAGCGGGTGCCGGACTCGTCACGATGCCAGCCGGTGGCGATCTGCTTGCCCGGTGGGGTGTAGATGCTCACCGACATGACATCGACGTTTGGGCCTTGTGCCTCGAGCTCGGCGCGAGCCGTTTCCCGGTCGCCGGAGATCACCCAATCGGCATCCACCACCGCCAGCCAATCCGACTGGGCGGCGGCGTGGACCAGCGTGAAGGACCGCTTCTCGACCTGCCCGGCCCACAGGCGGGTCGGGATATGCACCATGCAGTCCAGGCCGATGTCCTTGGCGGTCTGGAAGATTACGTCGGCCTGTTCCTTGGGGCTCGAGATGGCGGCGTCGGGGTAACGACGGTAGGCGCCATCCACCGCGATCACCCGATCGGCGATGGTCGCCATGCCCCGCACGCAACGCTCCAGATCCGCTGGGCGCTCGTCGTACCAGATCAGAGCAGCCGTGACGATCATCCGTTGGGCCTCACCGGCTGGTGCTCGCGGATCTGCTTGAGACGCCGCTTGAGCCGGAAGTGGTAGCGGATGCGCTGGTAGAGCTGCCACATCAGCCTTGGCCCTCCTCGGGAGGACTCGGCGCTGCCGATACAGTGGCGGTCGCCGGCGGGCCAGAATCGACCGTGATGGTCTGTGCCGCACTGGGCGGCTGCTGCATGGCCGCGTCGACTCCCGCCTGAGTTGCATCCCGTGACTGCCGTCCCGAGATGCGACCCACCTCCGCTTGGAAGATGGCCTGAGCCGTCAGCGTCAGGATGCTCACGATGCCACCCACGATGATCCCGAGTGTCCCGGCATCAACCGCGGCGAGGTTCGGGTCGGCCAAGTTCTTGAGCAGCCGGTCGAGGAAGATGAACCCGCCACCCAGCACGATCCAGGCGGTGATGAAGGTGCCCGCGGTGCGGATGATGTCGCTGCTCATGTCGCCGTTGCCAAGGCAGCAGACGCCCGGAGAATCTTGTCTGTATTCCGCTGGGCTGCTTTGGCGGCGTCGGCCAGCGTGCGCCCGTTGCCCACGACGACCGGAGCATCATCGAGACCAAGGTGGACATCGACGCTCCAGAGCGGCTTGCCATCCTCCAACAGCGTGTACCCGATCCGAACCTCGTTGTAGACACCTACTCGACGCATGACATCCTCCTATGGCTTCGGGTACTTGGCGGCGGTCGCGGCGGCCATCGCCGAGACATCAGTGGCGGCGTTGTAGCCTGCCGTCTTGGCGGCCAGGATCAGATCGGCGTCGGAGTGGCCGCTGGTCTGCTCCCACGGCGTCTCGGGGCCGCAGGTGCTGGTGTGGAGGTAGTAGACCTTCGAGGTCTCGGGCCGCCAGTAGGCGTACCAGACCGTATTGCCGTTGACCGCCGCACCGACCACGGTGCCCATCAGCGGGAAGCCGAGCGGGCCACCCGGATCGGAGGCGATGGCGATGTTGGTGGAGTTGATCTCCGGCGAGAGGCGGTGGCGGGCGCCCTTGTTGACCGTCACCGTGCGGTTGGGCTTGGGGCTGAAACTGGGGTCCAACTCGTCATCCTCCACTGCGCCGTTCTGCTTGAGGAGGGGCCACCAGTCGATCTCGACCCCGTTGTGCTTCACCCCGCCGTGGAGGTGGCACGGCACTCCACCGCTGCCGCCAATGTGGCCGATCACGGTGCCCTCGGCGAAGGTCGCACCAACCGCCGTTTCGATGCTCGGCATGTGGGCGATACCGGCCTCATAGCCGGGGTAATCGAGCAGGGCGTACCGGACCACGCAGGCGCCCTTGGCGTCCTTGAAGGCGGCAGTGACCTTGCCGCGACCCATCGCTAGGAGGGGGTCGCCACACTTGCCGTTGCCGATGTCCAAGCCGGGACCTCGCCCCGAGGCAACGTGTTCAGCGAAGGTGGCAGTCACTCGGAAGCTGCCAACGATCAAGGGAGAGCCGGGCGGTCGGATGATGCCGGCGACCGGGTTGGCGAAGGCGACCATCAGTCGGCGTCCATGCAATGCTCACACTTGCGAGCACCGCCGATTGACAGCAGCGCCTCGGCCGTGTCGTCGTCGACCAGCTCCACCTTGTCGGCGTCGTCGAGGTTGCACGACTCTTCGCTAGGGTCTTTGTGCAGCACGTCCTTGCCGCCGAAGTTGTGGTTCAGGCGGTACGGCATGTCATCGACCCCCGGACTGGATGATGGCCCACACGATGGCCCCTACCCCACTGAGCCCCAGGAAGCCGGCGAGCGCTCGCCAGGTGTTGATGCTGCCCTCGGCGCGGTCCATGACCTTCTCCAGTGCGTCGATCCGTGTCCCGAGCGCGTCGTACTTGCCGCGGAACTCCACCTTGAGGGCATCGCTCTCGGCTTTGTAGGTGCCGCGCTCGATGAAGGCCGAGCGATCGAGCACCACTTCCTTGCGGAGCTGGTTCAACTCGTCCAGCCGGCGATCGATGCCCTCCACCGCCAGCGCCACCGCCTTGGCTTCCGCCTCGTGCTCGCGGCGATGCGTCCGCTCCGCGGTCTCGTGCTCCTTGTCGTGCTGCGCCTGTTGTCGCCGCCGTTCTCCCTCCAGCGGCGCAGTCACGGGTAGTCGTCCACGTCACGATGATCCTTGGAGGACCGGGAGAGGTGCCCGATTGCCAGCACAACTCGAAGGGGAGCCCGAAGGAAGGGCCGAACCGTTTTCGCTTCCGCCTCCCAGTACCACGAAGCGCATACTACGCTACCCGACCTAGCGCAAGTGGCGGTTCGGTAACCACCGTCGGTACTCGTAGCAGAAGGGCAGGTGGTTGCCGCGATGCGTGAGACACGTCTTGCACCCGAACACCAGCCTCAGCATCTTGCGGATCACAACCAGCCCACCAACTGCTCGCCCTTGCTAACGATCTCCAGGTACTCCAGCTCCAGCGGCCGCCAGGTTCTTCCGTGCTCGGTCTTGAGGCGGTGATGGTCCCGACAGAGGGTGACGAGATTCTCTAGGACGGTGGGGGACTTTATGCCCAATCCGCCCGAGGCTCGAACATGGTCGATCTCCAGCGCGTAGTGGCAGGGGCCGGGCATTCCGATCCGCGGTCCGATGCAGCGGTGGTCGTCGCGGACCAGGACGGAGTAGCGGAGCTCGGGCGTCATGGCACGACAACCGGGAAGGCGACGAATCGGGATTCTGTCTCAACCGTTCGTCCGTCTGGTAGCACTGCCAAGCCTTCGACCACGGGGGTTGTCAGTGTGTCGAAGTGAACCGTATCACCGATCACCAAGTCGGCCGTAATCCGATCAGGTCGAACGTATCTGCCTTCACGCCTAGTGGCGAACACCGTCAGATTGCGGTCGAAATAGGCATCTTGAGACGTGCGCCACTTGTCAGGCGGCGAAACGAGGCGGTACAGGCCACCCCGAGGACCAGTGGCCGACTTCTGCGCAGCTATCCGTGCCTTGCACGCCTCGATGTACTGACTGGCGACCGGAGAGGTGTGCAGGAAGTCATTACTGACCTCGAACGTAAACCAGAACCACTTGCTCATGCCAGCGCCCGCTTGAGCAGGGCGATCGCGCGACCGTCCTCGATCATCTTGGGAGTGACCCGGAGAACAACCCAACCTAGCAATCCGGCCTCGTTGTACTTCTCGGCGTCTTGCTCGAAACGAACCCCACCGTGACCTCCGACCCAAGATCCACCTTCGACCTCGACTGCTAGGCCGGGCTCTGGCGTCCCGCCGAACTCCGCGCGGGGCAGGGGTTCCCATACCCAGGCGAAGTCGAAGCGCCACTTACGAGGCGGAGCGAAACGATACTCACGCTCAGGTTGCGGCAGCTTCTCCCAACGGATCAACGTCGCTAGAGATTCCTCAGCGTTGCTTGTCATACGTCACCATCCGGTCGGCAGAGCACCGAGCGAGGCGCAGCTCCCCGGCTCACGCCAACGCCATGCTTTCTTGGATAGGAGCGGCGGTCGGCATCTGGTCCCAAGTCCGACCATCGAGCAACCTGCCACCGGCCTTCGGCGTGATCCCGCCCCACTGCTTGAAGAAAAACGCGACCCCGGCTGCTAGGCATCGGTCGCGGATATCTCGCACCCACTGCGGGTCGATGGGTCGATGACCGGCGCCCGACTCCCCACCCACGATAGCCCAGTCGATCCGGGTCAGGTCAAGGGACGGCAAAGGTCCGAGCAACGGCTCCAGGGACAGGAACCGGATGCACTCGGGAGTCTCCCGCAGATAGTCGGCCCGCTTGACCCATCGGTCATTCTCGATCGACGTGCCGAGCCATACGTTCGCCGGGACAGGACGGGCGAGGGCTCGCATCCGCTCCGGGCGCTTGGTGAGGATCTGGAACGTATGCCGCGGGCACTGCTCCATCACGTCGAATACCCGGTCGATGTAGTCCCACGGCACTAGCTCGTGGAACAGGTCGCTCATGCTGTTGACGAAGATCAGGCGAGGGCGCTGCCACTTGCGCGGCTGGTCCAGGCGCTCAGGATGCAGGACCACGTTCAGCTCGGCGTTAGCCGGTGTCCACGGCAGCTTCGAGTAGCCGTACCGGAGGCTCAGGGTTTCGGCGTAGCAGTTAGCGCAACCGGGAGACACCTTCGAGCAGCCGGTGACGGGATTCCAGGTCGCCTCAGTCCACTCGATCCCGCTCTTGTCGCTCATGCCGTCACCCCCAGCCGTGCCAGCTTCTCGCGGGCGTCCTTGGCAATCTGCTGGTCCTTGGAGTTGGCGAACCGGAGCAGCCGGTCGATCTCCACCTGGGTCGGTATCTTCACCTTCGGTCGAGGCGAGCCGTTTGACGGTTCGCCGCCTCCGCTTATGTCTTGCGCCATGCGCTTACCGCCTACCGCCTCCGCCAAGCGGGGAGCCGTATCACCCACCGTATCATCCACCGTTACAGGCACCGTTACATCAGGCGTTACCATGACCGTTAGCCGGTGCGTGCGGGCTCGGACACGGGCGATACGCTCCGCGACCTTCCAGTCGCCTTCCTGCCACTCGTCCCAGCCGTCGACGTAGAGACGGGGCAGCTTCTCCTGCTCAATCAAATCGCCATGCTCCACAAGGTACGGAATCCACCGGCCCAGCGATCCGAGCAGCACGGCCAGGACCCGACGATCCCTGAACCGGCCACGCTTGGGCTGGGTCTCGGCGAGGCAGAGGCAGCCGATGTAGGCCGCCACCGCTCCAGGTGGGTACTTCTGGTCGAGCGCCTTTCGCTCATAGAACTCGGGATCGAGTCGAAGGTACGCCCTTGGCATGACATCTCCCTAACCGATGTGAAGCGTCGGGCGGGGGTTAGGGCCCCGCCCGCAGCACTTCTCGGTACAGTGTACCGACTCAATCATGGCGCCGTCGCCACTTCGCGCATGTCGACGCACACCCACTCCACGAAGCTCACCGCCGAGTCGCTGCCCATCGAGTCGTAGAACTTGGCAGCCCGCCGCAACCACTCCGCGGTACCGATCGGGCAGTCCCAGATCGGGAACTCGCCGTGCGGCTTCTCGATGCCCGCCTCGCAGGCCGGACAGCGCGGGTAAAGGTGGTGGAGGGCGCAGCGGCGACGGCGGATATCAGCCATCGTCCACCAGCCGCGGGTCGTAGATCGGGATGGGCGCACACCGCTTGCGGGCGCGGTGGTTGCCGCGGCTCTCGCTACAGCTGAGGCTGTGGAGCCAGCCCAGCGGGGCGCCCCACCGCTTGGTCCGCTGGTAGCGGCGGTACTGCTCGCGGCGGCGGGCGTCGCGGCGCTGCCAGGTGGCGAGGTCGGTCATAGTCCCACCGGGATCTGCGCGTTTCGTGACATCTGCTGCTCGAGGTAGGCCGGGTTGAGGTCGATCAGGATGGCGCGACGAGAGAGGCGGTTGGCGACTAGCCCGACTGTGCCGCTGCCGGCGAAGGGGTCGAGGATCACGGCAGTCGTTGGCTTGAGTGTTGTGTGAGCGCAGGATGGCGCCCATCCTGTCGTCTTGTTGTCTGGAGGCTCGTAGAACGCACCACGGCGGCCAGGAGCGTGCGTCCCGCCCACATTCCCAGGAGTGATCCCATTAGCCGCCGCCTCGGCCTTCATGTCCTTGTAGGTCGTCCCCGTCTCGCGCTGGATGCGGGAATAGGTAGACTCGTTCTGTCGCTCCACCACCCGCCCCCACGGCGCCCCGCACTCCGGACACACGCCCCGCTCGCTGCTCCCCGCCTTGATGCAGCGTTCCGGAAGCTCGGGCGGGAACACCGCAAAGTGGGCGCCGGGGTAGGGGCGGGTGGCGATGGTCCAGACTGAGCGGAGGTTGCGGGTCGGCGCGATCGAGCGGAAGGCTTCCTTGCCATTCGTCTCAGCCCACTTGCCACCGAACCCACCACGATCCACGTCCTCGCGGGATCCGGGCTGGAACACGCTGGCCTCCGCCACCGCCTCCGCGTCGTAGTAGTACCTCGCGCTCTTGGTCAGCAGGAACAGGTACTCGTGCGCCTTGGTCGGGCGGTCGGTGACACTCTCCGGCATCGGGTTCGGCTTGGCCCAGATGATGTCCGAGCGCAGCCACCAGCCGTCAGCTTGCAGGGCAAAGGCGACGCGCCACGGGATGCCGACGAGCTGCTTCGGTGCAAGGTCGGCCATCGAACGCGGCGGCAGCGTCCCATGACTCTCCTGCACCCTAGCGGGCAGGATGCTATCTGGGCCCACCTTGCCGCTCATGGTGCCCGCGCTATACGAGTCCCCCAGGTTGAGCCAGCACGTCCCGCTCGGCTTGAGCACCCGCCGCAGCTCGCGGAACACGCCGACCAGGTTGGCGACGTACTCCTCGGGCGTGGCCTCGAGGCCGAGCTGGCCGTCGCTGCCGTAGTCGCGCAAGCCCCAGTAGGGCGGGCTGGTGACGATGCAGTCGACCGACGCGGACGGCAGGGTGGGCAGCACTTCGCGCACGTCGCCGCCGTGGATCGTCAGCCAGTCGTCCTCGTGGTGGATCACAGCTCGGATTCCGGTACCGCACCGATGCGGACGCGGCGACGGTCTAGGTCACGAGCGAACGCCTTAGCGAGCCCCGATGGTGAGCATGTATCACACACTCCACCGGCGGGGTAGATGACTAGGCGCCCGCCGCATTGACCGCAGGTGGCCTCGATGGGGTGCATCAGTTCGGACGGCGCGAAGCCAGCCTTGTAGCGGCGCCCGTTCTCGTAGGTGTAGCGGCTCATCGCAGCCCGAGATCCTGCTGCACCACGACGGGCACCTTCATCCGCCTTGCGGTGGCCCGCATGGCCCGCACCGTGCGGTACTGATTCACCAGCCGGCGGTTGAGTCGGTCGGCGCACTCGTGCTCGTCGCGGATCAGCTCGATCATCACTTCGCTGCCTCCAAGATGGCGTACACGTCATCCATCGCCAGCCAGTGGAGCGTCTGGGCATCCACGGCAGCGTCTAATGCAGCCCTGATCCCATCGACGATTGCTCGACGGTGAGCGGATATCGCGTCATCCAACCCGCAGGTGCAGGGTTTCTCTACCCAGCGACCATTGCCTGCCGTGCCCGAGAACACGTCGCACTCGCCGTGGTAATCGTCCACAACGCTCATCGCGGACCACCATTAGGCGCAACCCGACGATTCTCAGCCTCGATCAGGCGGCGTGCAAAGTCGTCTATCTCGTCATCCGGCAACTGGGTAAGGATTCCAAACGCCCTGCGTAGGTCGTACATCCAATGGGATACGACGGCGAGGTCGCTCAAACCAGATCGGCCAGACAAGGAGGCGCCTGACGTACCAGTAGCGGCGCTTACGCCACCGCTCAACCCCGCCGTGGTATCAGGCTGGGCCTTGCCAGTCGATGAGAGCGCATCGAGGCCAGTCCTTTCGGGTTCCTGGGACCCAGCCTGCTCAATAGATAGGTCGAGAAACGCTTGCGTATCAGGTACCAATCGCCAGCCCGCAGCTTCAAGAGTGGCAAGGATCGGTTCCATGCAACTATCGAACACCCACGGTGCCGCATGATCATCACGCAGCGACAGATAGCCGTGCGGCCAGTCATGGTGCTTGTGTAAGCGCATCGCCTCCGCCAGCGCCATAGTGTCGTCAGGTCCGGTCAGCGTCATGCCGCGTCACCGAACAGCGTCGTCTGCTGCACCCGCTCATGCCGTCGCGCCGTCGCCCGCAAGGCCCGAGCCCCGAGCAACTGGGTGATGGCCCGCTGGCGCAGCCGGTCAGCGTGCGCCCGCAGTTCGGCGGCATCGGTCGTCAGCCACACGCCCTCGGGGCCGGTACAGACCGGGAAGCCCTCCAGCCGGGACTGCTCGATCGCCCGCTCGACGGTGCGGCGCGTGCAGCGCAACTGCTCCTGGAGGCTGCCGATGGTGCGGGCGCGGTCGCGGCCCCACATCAGGCGGGTGCGGATGAGGTCCGGCCAGTCTGGGGCCGTGGTTAGGGCGGTCACGACTGCGACCTCCGCTCTCCGGTGTTTGGATCGAAGCGCCCGGCGCGTGATTGCCACCCTCGATGTTGCAGGGTGTGTCCTCGCTGGTTGAGCAGGAACCACCGGAAGTACGTGCCCCACACGGGGCACTGCTGCCAAACGATGGCCTCGTCGCCCCGGACTTCGATACGGGTAATCGTCGGTCGACCGCAGTCGGCGCAAAATAGCTGAGGCGGTACGAGTTGGCTCATCATGCCGTCCTCCCGGTGAGTGCCGCACCGGCAGCGATCGCTTCCTCGTCACTCATGGCCTCGGCCAGCGGCGGAAGCCCGTCTGTGGGCGCACCAGACGGCTCAGGTGGCACGCCACCGTCATGCTTGCCTCTACCGATAGCCGTGCCCAGCAGGATCAGCCCAGCGCGCACCTGTTCGGCGTTTGAACCCTTGGGAACGTAGTCCGCGATCAGCATGTCGAGCGCGGCGGCGCCGAGATGGTGCTCGCTGGCGACGGTGAGCAGACGGGCCTTGATCTGGTCGAGCGAGGGCCCATCCGGAGCGGGGACCGGGCCTGATCCCGGCTTGGTCTGGCGCCCCGCCCCGGACTGTTGAGTACGCGCCGACCTTTCGGGGAGCGCGTGCGCGTCGGGATCATCGCCGGTTGGGATGGCGAACGCGATCAGGAACGCTTGCTTCTTGGCGGACGTTACGGCCTTGCCCACGGCCTTGTCCTGGGTATCGGCACCCTGCCCGACCGTGCGGGAGATCAGGTACTCCTCGGCGCCGCGCACCGCCCACAGGGCGAGGCTCACCGTGGCGACGGTGTTGGGCATGTCCTTCCCCTGCCGCTCGAAGGTGTCGAGCCGCAGGAGCTCCACGTCTGGGCGGAGGACGATGCCACGGGCGTCGAGTTCGGGCTTGAGGGTTTCGATCACGTCCGTCTCGCGGACGAACTTGAACGATCCCATCGCTGCCGGGGCGGTGCCCTTCTTCTCGAGGCGGGCCATCTTCTCGCTCACCTCAGCGATCAGGGCGGGGAGTGTCTTGTCAGTCATGGCGGGCGCTCCTTCTGGCCGCTGCCCTCTCACGCGCACAGGCACGGCAGGCTCGGCTACCTCGTCGGGTGTGGTGTGTGTTGGCCTCATCGTATGGATGACCATGAGGACAGGCGGTCTTATCCCGCAGCCATTGGCCAGCGGTACCGCGCCTGATGTTCTCCTCGTTCGTCACCGGCTCCAAGTGGAACGGGTTGACGCAATGCCGGACTCGGCACAAGTGGTCGAGAGTCAGCCCACCGGGGATGGGACCGACGAACATGCGATAGGCGAGACGATGGGCCTGCACCAGGACGCCATCGACGCGCATGTGGCCGTAGCCGTCAGTCGAACGGCTCGCGTCCCATATCCAGCAGGCGGCGGGATCGGATGATTCGCGGTGGCGTTTGTCGAGAAACCGCAGTATGACATCAGTGGTCATCAGTCACCTCTACCACGGCTGCGCGGCCCAAGGCGGAGCGCCAGCCCTTCTCGATGCTCTGCTCAAACAGGCGCCGCGCGATGGGGTCGCCTTCGGTCATCGCCATCCCGATCGCCTGCGGGAGGATCTCGTAATGGCCAGGGATGCGGGCCACGAACTGCCGCGTCGAGGGGTCGTCAAACAGGTCCTCGAGAGACTCCTGGACGCGCGGGTCGGTGTGGAACTGCGGGTCGTTGCAGACCCACTTCGGCTCGATCGCCTTCCACGACAGCTTCAGGGGTCCCGCGCGGAACGGCTTGTGCCGCTCGGCCCCGTGGGGGTCGGTCGCCATCTGGAGCTTGACGAGCTCAGCCTGCAACTGGCGTCCCGGTTCGCGGAGCGCCCGGTCGAGGGTGAGCTTGAGCCGCCGTCCGGCGACGTAGGCGTTGGCCTTGACCGGCAGCTCCAAGCTGTCGTCGGCGAGCACGCTGAGCATGTCGCCGATCGGCTCGAGCAAGGCGAGGTCGGGGGTGTGTCCGAGTTTGAGGGTCATTGGCAAGCCTCTCTCTATGGTCCGCTACTATACGTCGGAGCCCGGCGGCGTGACTGGCAAGCTTCCGCCGTCGGGCTTGCTGTCCTCCCCGGCGAGGCGGGCCGCTTCCTTGATGCGCCCGATGCTCCACTTCACGCCAGCGATACGGGCGGAGATAGCCGGGTCGCCATCCTCGAATACCGCATTGGCCTTGTGCAGCCGATCAACCTCGTCGTAGAGCGTGAGGATCAGGGCAGGCACGTCCAGCGCAGTCCCGGCAGCCGCCTCGGCCTCTAGGATCGTCGCCCAATCTCCTAGGGTGGAGAGCCAACGGCTAGAGATGTCACCGTGAGGCTGCGCACGGGCCATCACGATCTGCTGGCGCATGGACCGTGCGACACTCGCTGCCGCCGTCCGGGGCGCTGCCTCGGGGGTCATGGCTGCACCGACAGGGAGCCGTAGCGATGCTCCCCGACGACGTACCACTTGAGGAAGGCACCGCAGGCGCACTTCGCGTAGTTGCTCGGACTGTGACCGTTGGCGGGCTCAGGTGGCCCAGCCTCGATGTGCGGGTGATTCGGAATGTCAGAGTGATAGGTGGCCCAACCGGGCTGAATGGCATGGTGCTCCATGCTGAACACGGCGAACATCAGTCCTCCTTCTCCCCCTCCGGCTCGTGGCGGGCGAGGGCGGCGGCTGCGACCGTCGCAAAGTGCTCGTCCCAATGCTTGTCGGTGTCACTCTTCGCGGGCCATTCCTCGCAGTCGCAATGCGGTCGCGGGTAGTCGATGAAGGCGTGCTCGTCTACGAGCCGCAGCAGCGCCTCCCGCAGCCCCTCCGCTGGCGCGGCGGCGGGCAGGGCGGCGAAGATGGCGTCGGCGTAGTGCTGACTCCACTTAGCCTGATCGTCACCCGGCCATGTAGAGGGGTACGGAATCACCTTATGCAGCGCCGCCGCCAACTGCTCCCGCGTCACCAGTCGCGCCTCGGTCATGCGGCACCCCACTGCGCTGCCATCGCGGCGGCGATCCCGGGCAGCGTGCGGCTGCGTTCCTTCCAGCGATCCGGGCCAGGTGAGGCGTGATGCACTCGCGGTGTCCTTCCTTCCACGATGTCAGTGGGCACCAGCAGCGGCAGGTTCTTCAGCCACAGACAGGTGGCCTTCACTTCCCCATGCCCGAACATCCAGGGCTGAATGATCTGGTCCGGCTTGCGGATGCGGCTGCTGATGACGCTGATGGGATTCTCGATGGCGATACGGGCAATCGGGACCCGCATCAGCGCACGCACGAAGTTGAGTGCCTGCTGCTGCTCCCATTGCCGGTCCTTGAACCAGCGGGCTCCGCTCACCGCCAAGTAGGTGCAGGGCGGGTGAGCAATCATCAGGTCCCACACCTGCCCGATGGCGACTAGCCCAACGTCCATCTGGTAGTGCGGGCCCGGTCGCTCACTGGGCAGCAGGTCGCAGCTCCATGCGTCATGCCCCTGCGCGATGAACGCATCCCGCACGATGCCGCTGAACTCGCAGGCCACCAGCACCCTCATTCCGGCAGCTCCTTCCTAGCCAGCTCGTTCGCCTGCTCCAGCGCGTCCTCGATGGTCAGGTAGTGGCGCGGGCGGCGGTCCTCGCTGCCCCGCTGCGCGTACTGGTCGCGGCGCTGCTCCCGCTCGTCACGGTGGTCGGGGTCGCGGTAGTGCAGGAAGGCAGGCACGTCGCTCATGCGCCGGGGTCCGGTATGTCGGCCAGTTCGTCGCGCAACCGATCAGCGGTCGGGTCTTGCTCTGCCAGCTTGTTGCCATCGCGGTCGTAGTACGCCGTCACAACTCGGATCGGGTCGGGCTTCACACCAGCACCCCGGACAAACTTGACCTCGATCACCTCGCGCAGGAGAACGCTTCGGACGACTTCCGCTGCGCGGCTCACAGCGCCTCCCGCGCCGCTGCGGCCTCCGCGTCGAGAGGCTTACGCCGATGCCACCGTACCCGCTCACAAGTCCGGCAGGATCGGATCGGGTTCAGCCGCCGCTTGTCATGCCGGAGGCCATCTAGCGGATGACCGGCAGGGCAGGTGTCCTTTGCCAACTCGCGGGCTGGCAGGGTGTCACCGCGCAGCAGGTTCTCCCGGTTAGTGACGGGCTCCAAGTGGTCGAGGTTCACGCAAGCGCGGTTCCGGCAGAGATGGTCTAGGACGAACCCCACCGGGATCGTGCGACCGCTCCGCAACCACGCGGCGCGGTGCGCGGTATGGCGGCGACCTTGGAACATCGAGACGCCGTAGCCCTTGTGGTTGCGCGTGCCCGGATACTCGATGCACGGCGTCATTTCCCCACCTCCTCCAAGATGGCGAGGAACCGTGCTCGCTTGACATAGGAGGTGCCCACCTCGGGAACCTCTAGCAGCGCCGCCCGTATCCGCTCCACCGTCGCCCGTTCTGCCGCAGTCAGCGCGTCGTCAATAAGCTCCTCCCATTCCTCCTCGGCGTAGTCGTCATGGACTGCGTTTCGCAGGCGCTCGATAGCCTCGTTGCTCATGGCCGCTGCCGCCAGCGGAACCCGTCCGCGTCCTCGTGCAGCTCGTGCGGCCCGAACAGGTCGCAGCCTGCGGCGGGGCAGGGCTTCTCTAGCTCGGCAACAATCGCATTCACGTCAGTCCATGCCGCTGCCGGGCCTAGTGCTTGGCGAACATCAGCCGCCGTCGCGTGCCGCGCCACGCTGCGCCGCTCCGGCCCCCCATAGGAACCACGACATGTACAGCCCTCGCGGCAGATGGCGTCTGCGCCACCCAGGGCGCGGATCAGCTGCGGTGTCGTCATGTGCGTCATGGCGCGATGCTCTCGATGTAGGAGCCGAGCGACAGGAACCACGGCACGATCATCGCCAGCGCCACAATCACGAGGATGGCGCTGAGGACCATCAGCCCGAGGCCGATCCAGATGCCGTCGACGCGAACGGTACGGTGGGCTTGGGATCTCATTAGGGTCACTCCTAGTAGATAGCCCCGCGACCCGAGTGACCGGGAAGCGGGGCTAATGGATTCAGCGGTCACTCGCTGATGGGACTCTAGGCTTGGGGTCGGGTAGATGTCAATAGGCTAGAACTTCTGGAGCTCCAGGTAGCTGCCGGCCTCGATAGTCGTCAGCGTGGAGGTCTCAGAGGCATGACGGACAGTGAGCGTCCCAGCGTTGCTCCCGTTCTGGAAGATCCCGCTCAGGATTGCGACCGCGTTGGTGGCACCCGGACCCGTCGTCGTCGTGACAATCGTCGTGTCGTAGGCAGTCACCGATGTATGACCAATGGTGGAGTCATTGGCACCGCCTCCGCCCGTCGCCACGAAGCCTCCGACCTTGATAAGCGTCGGGGAAGCGGGACCATTGAATGCCAGCCGGATGCCAACCCCGACCGCGTTGGTGTTGAAGAAGATCATGCAGAAGATCCGGTAGTTGGTGCTAGCCGCGACCGCGATCGCCATATCGGTATCTGAGAAGGTTTGCAGGGAAGTCGTGCTGCCAGCACTCACGTCAATCAAGGCGTGGGCAGAACCCCCATGCGCCGCATCCACCGTCGGCGTGCCCCACGTCCCGCCGAGTTCCCCACCCGGCGTGGTTCCTACCACGATCTCCGCCGACAGCCCGCCATCCGCGGTGCCCACCAAGTAGTCGACCGTCGATGGAGCACCGCTGCCACCCGTACCGGGCGGAGCGTTCCACGAGCCATCCGCCCGTAGGTAGTTGGTCGTACCACCACCCAGCTTGGGCACCAGCCCATGGTGGCCGGTCGTGGCGTCGGCCGTGGTGTTGTCGGCCGATACGTCAAGATCAGCGGGCAGGACCGAGGCGTCACCGATGTCCTGCGAGACAACGCGGGTCTTTGCCATTAGGTGTTGTAATCCGCGACGTGGGAGTCGCCAGTCTGGGGCACGTTGCCAGCCTCATAGGTGATGGTGTTGGTCGACAGGGTGTAGTCGTTGCCCGAGCCTGCCCGCTGGCGTAGGCCGTTCTTGTAGAGCCGCAGGGTGCCCGAGGCGGGCGTGGAGGCCAGCGTGAAGGCGGCGTTGCTCCCGTTGATCGTCCCACTGGGCACCTCGGAGTAGACGTGGGTCGGCCCAGCGCCGAGGTCGGCCCAGGCCGAGCCGTTGTACCAGCGGATCTTGTTCGAGCCATCGTTGTAGTAGACCTGCCCGATCTCGCTATCTCCGCCGCCCGGATCGCTGCTAAGGACCGGGATGACCAGCCCGAAGTCGCTGGCGGTAAAGATCTTGCCGCTGTTGATGAGGATGGCGTTGCCGGCGTAGCCAAAGAGTTGTGCGTTGTTGCTCAACAAGTTGAGCCGCGAGGTCTCGTCGGTCGAGGCGATGGCGGTGGCCGGGCTGGTGAACTTCCAGGTGAAGGTGTCGACATCCTCGAACGGCCCGGAGCCACCGCCTGCTTCCGACGCGACCTCCTCGATCGCGTCCTGTACGTTGGTTGAGCTGATCGACCCGGCCGGCGTGAAGCCGATATCGTCGGCGTCCATCTCCAGGCCGTCGGCGCCGCGGTGCATGTCGTTGAGGTGGGTGATGCGGGCCATCAGCCGACCCGATACGAAGCGGTGATGAGCTCGGTGTCATCGGGGGTGAAGCCCAGCGTGAAGGCGCCGGTCGACGGGTCACTCTCGGTCAAGCCCTGCGTCTGCTCCAAGCCGTCGACCCACACCCGCAGGGAGCCGGGAACGTAGGCGGCTGAGGGGATGACGTAATCAGCCGTGCCGTTGCCGTAGCCGACCGTCTGGGTCGTGATGAACTGCCCCGGCAAGGCGATCGTTCCGCAGCACCAGATGCCAGCGATAACCCGGATCTGGTCGATCTCCCAGTAGGCATTCGTATTGAGCGGGTCGGAACCCACCGCAGACTGCAAGTAGATGTGGTCGATCAGCCCACTGGTCGCCTCATAGTTGTTGGCCGGTGTCTGGGTGAAGATCATGCCCGCACCAGGAGACCCGATCGAGATGTTGGCGGTGGCCGTGTTGCCGGTGACCAACATCTGGACATCGAGCCAGGGGCCGGTATCGGAGCCCTTGGCGTTGGTAATCAGCAGCTCGTCGCCGGAGTTGATCTGGCCGCTGTTGCCCTCCTCACGGAAGCTGAGGTTGCCGTTGAAGTTCCAGGTTGCTCCGCCCGCTGAGGTGACCGGAATGGTGATATAGGCGTGGGCCACCCCATCCGCGACGCTCCCATGTCCTACGCCGAGGATCAGATGGCCGTTGTTGCCGTCATAGGCCGCCGTCCGACGACAGCGAAACACCATCTCAAAACGGCTGTTAGGCACACCAATGACCGGCAGATGAGCGATGACCGTATCGTGGATGACCGCCACCGAGCCATCTACCTCGACCTCGCCCGTGGCTCCGGTCACCGAGTCGATGATCCAGCCGTTGTTGTTGAGGTCGGACACGCCCAGGTCGTCCGCAGCCACGACCCGGTTGAAGGTCTCGATGCAGGGGCAGGGTGAGATGAGGTCCGACTGCGAGTTGGTGTTGACCTGCCCGCGCTGGTTCTTGGCGTGAGCCGTTAGCGGCTGGTCGAGCTGGAGGTGGGCCCAGTAGTATTCGGGGCTCTCGACCTCCCACTGCAACTGGGCGATGCGCCGGTAGACGTAGGCGTTGTCGGCATCCACCGCGGCGCGAGCCTTGATCTGGATGCGCTGCCCGTGCTTGATGAGGTCAACCTGGTCGTTCGCCAGCAGCAGGCTCAGGGAGTAGGTCCGCACGCCCTTGGCCCGGAACGCAAGTTCCCCTTCCGCGATGGCGGTGGCTTGCGCCGCGCTGAGGGGATCGGTGCTGTTGGTGCGGCCCACCCAGTAGTCGTGATCTGCCTCGGAGCCGTCAGGACCGACCAGGACCGACTGTTCCGACCCGTAGGCCATCCGTAGGCGGGAGGCGTAGGTATGGCCTTCTGAGGTGAGCGCCGGCCCCTGGTCCCAGATCGGCTCGAACACGCTCGTCTGGTTGACGTCGGCCGGCCGATCGCTGATCGAGATCGAGGAGGTGTAGGCGGTGGAGTCCTTCTGGTCGTAGAAGATCTCAGCGTCGGCGGTGACGAAGCAGATCTTGTCGGCCTGCTCCATGCAGTCGCGGATGACATCGGTCACGTCACACTGGTTGTACGTCTTGGCCTCCATGTCGACCGTGTTGGTGTTCGGGGCGTAGGTCGTCGCGTCGAGGACGGTCGTCGCGCGCGGCGAGCCGTTGAGGTAGGTCGCCGCCACCCATTGGAACCGCTCCCAGTCGGTCTCCACTGGCCGGGTCTGCCCATGCACGTCGAAGCCCGACAGCTCGATGTTCGGCCCCTCTAGGATCAGCTTCCAATCCACCTGCCGGTCGAGGTAGTCGTTGGGCGAGTGACGCTGGGTCTCGTAGTCACCGATCCGCCCGAAGCCAAGGACGGTTGGGGAGGCGGTGGCGTCCTCGGTGACGAGCCACGTCTTCTTGATATCCGGCCGGTTGGCGTCGTCGATCAGCTCGCCGAGCGGGTCGTCAAGGATCAGCTCCCCGATGCCGGTCCCGAAGTCGTCACCCGCCCGGTTGGTGATTCGCAGGGACTCGACGCGGGTGATGTCAGCCCGCTCGACCCCATCAACGAGGATGCTTCTCACATCGAGCCTACGAAGGCGTCACCCGTATCGACCAGGCGCTTGATGCTCTGCACCATCTGCGTCGCTGAGTTGGTGACGTTGACGGTCTGCGAGACTCGGACGTTGACCCGCGTCGGCTTGGCCTCGATGCGGGTCAGGGTGTTGGCCTGACCGCGCAGGGTGTCGAGGGTGCTTGCAGCCGCGGCCGACCGCTTGTTGGCCTCGGCGGTGATCTCGTCCTTGATCTGCTGGTTCAGCCGACGGGACTCCTCGTTGGTCGAGTAGATGTCCTTGAGAACCGGGTTTAGGGTGCTGGTCTGGTTCGCCAACTCATCCAGCGCCGTCAGGATCTCGGGTGGCACGCCAGCACGGAGGGCGGGGTCGTCGGTGAATGCCTTGATAGCCCCGAGCGTGGCCCCGGTTGCTAGTACGGAATCGACGGTCGCCCCGAACTTGTGGGCCGCTTGGTCGAGCATCGCCACCTCAGTCGAGGTGTTGACGTTGCTGCCTGAGATGAATGGCACGGTAGCGGCGACGGCCGCCGCTCCAAGTAGGGGCAAGAGCGGAGCCTTACCGCCGCCGCCCGGCCCACCAACTCCGCCCGGCCCGTTGACCACCCCCGCGTTGATGTTCACCACCCCAGCGTTCATGCCGAGGATGCCCTTGATGAGCCCCTTGCCCAGCTCGCCGACGATGCCACCCAGCGCCCCGCCGGTCAGCTTGTTGAGGCCCCAGCCGGTGATGACCGCGGTCTGCACCCACTCCGGCATATCGAGGAAGGCATCGAGCAACATCTGCGAGGCGGTGCCCACGATCTTGAACGAGTCGCCGATGATGCCCCACGGGATGGTCTGCCCGAGTGCCACCAGCTTGTCGATGCCACCCGGCAGGGCCGCGGCGATGTCCTCGATCACGCCTTGGGCCTTGGGCGTGTTGAGGAACTCGACCAGCTTGCCGGTCATCTCGGTGATCTTGGGCAGGACGGCCGAGCCGATGGTGATGCCGACGTCGGTGAAGTTGTTCTTGAGGATCTTGAGCTGGCTGGCGGTGGTGTCGAACTTCTTGCGAGCCTCGATCCCCAGCGCATCGGTGGCATTCTCACTGACAGCCAGCGCCGCGTTCACGTCGTCGATGTTCTGGGCCATCAGGCGCACGGCGTTGATGTCACGGACGCCAGTGATGCCAACCTTCTTGAGCAGATCGGCCGCCTCGAACTGGTCGAGCGTGTTGAGCTTCTCGAGGAAGTCCTCGAAGGTGCCGACCGCATCTTCGGCCCACGCCTTCTTGAACTCAGCGGCTGAAAGGCCCAACGCCTCGGCGAACTCGTCGGCCTTCTTGCTACTGGTGCCGATGTTGACCGCCACGCCGTTGAACACCCGCGACAGCGAGGAGCCCGCTGATTCGGCGTCGATGCCCATGCTGGCGGTGGCGCTCGCCAGCGCCAGGATGTCCTCCTTGCTCAGACCAGCCGACACGCCAGCCGCCGCGAAGCGAGCGGCGATGTCGATGATCTGGGACTCGGTGGAGGCTCCGTTGTTGCCGAGGGCGACCAGCGAGTCGGAGAAGTCTCGGAACTCATCCCCGGTCAGGTTCAGGATCGTCCCAAGTTGCCCGAGCGCGGTGGCCGCGGTCTCGCTGGTCAGGTCGGTCGTCACCGACAACTCGGCCACGACGCGGGTGAACTCCTCGATGTCAGCGGCCTTGATCCCCAAGGCACCAGCCGCCTCACCGATCGCTGCCAGCTCGGTAGCCGCGACAGGAATCTCGCGGGCCATCTTGCGGATCGAGTCGGAGATGTCCTCAAAGGTCAGCCCGGCAGCGGCCAGGTCGACCTCGCTGACCGTCTTGCGAATCCCGGCGAAGGCATCCTCGAAGTCCACCGCCGCGTCGATGGCCTTGATCCCCAGCCCACCGATCGTAGCCACCGAGGCCAGCCCGATCAGCTTGATGTTGTTGGCAGCCGCCCCGATCCCACGGCCGGCGATGAGGCTGGACCGCTGGAGGCCGCCTAGCTTGCGCTCGGCGTCCGACAGCGCGGCGGTAGCCTTGAACAGTTGGCCGCTGAACTTGTCCTTGAGCTCTAGGGCGACCAGGAGCCGGGCAGTCTCACCTACGGCCACTGGCGGCCTTCATCTGTCGCTTGGCGTTGTTCACGGCCTGCTGCTCGACAGCGCCCTTCTCGCGGATGCGCCATCCGAACCCCACCTCGGCTAGGAACTGGAGGCGCCATCGGGCGCGATAGAAATCGGTTCGGTGGAGTCCATCGGGGAAGTGGTAGTCGAGGATCGTTTCGAGGACTTCGGGCGCTTCGCTCCACGCTGGGTGGGAGATGTCCGTCCGTTGGTCGGCGTAGTCGGCAAGGAGGCTAACGCCCTCTGCACTAAAGGGGCGAGTACCGGACCCAGGTACAGGTCGTCGGCCTTGTCCGCGGCAGCCTCAGACCTCGTGAAGTCGTCGAGGAGCTGGTAGCGGATGGTCTCGGGCGTGACGGGGATGGGCTTGGAGTTGGCATCCAGCAGGGACCACTCGGCCACCCCGTGGAGCAGGTACGCCTCGGCCAGGATGCCGGTCAGCGTGGCCCCGTCCATCCCGCTCGACTGGTTGGCCTTGACGATCAGGTTCTGGAGGGCGGTGCCAGCCGCCAGACCCAGCTTGGGGCGTAGGGATACGAAGTCGCCGTCGGGGTGCGGCGTGTCCGGACACAGACAGTCTCCGATCCGGACCGGGATCAGGTCGCTCATGGGAGATGCTCCTGTTGGTCGTATAGGCGGCTAGCTCGTAGCGGTCTCGAGGCCGGACAGCGCCAGCTTGTTGACGACCACGCTCTTGAAGGCGTAGCCCAAGGTCGCCGACTGGTAGAACTGGTGGCCGGTGAGCTGCACCACCGAGTTGCCACCTTCGGCATCGTCGGCGCGGGTGTAGTAGCGCAGCGGCATGTTGATCTGCCACGAGTAGGGCGTGACCCCGGTGATGAACGGCACGCTGGTGAACTCCAGCCGCACGAAGCGATCGACCGCGGTAGTGCTGAACCAGGCGTCCGACTCAGAGTTCTCGCCCACGATGTCGTCAGTCTTGGCGAAGTCCATCTGGAACTCGATGTTGCGCTTGCCGCTCGAGTAGCCGGCGAGGTCGAAGCCGGTCCCGTTGGCAAACCGCTTCTGGTCGAGCTCGCGGCTGATGGTCAGCGTGCCGCCGTACAGCGCGTCGGAGACCTGGGTGGCACCCAATCCCCCGGCGGTGCTGTCGATATAGAGCTTGGCGTCGCCGAGGTACACCGGCACCGCGGCCGAGTCCACCGACAGGCCGGCGGTCGGGACGGTGATCTCCGGGTCGAGGTCCATCTCGCTCGCTCCCGCGTAGCGGGCCGAGCCAAACCGCCAGTTCATCTGCGCCGTCACCGGACCGAGGCCACGCGGGAAGGTGAAGGTGACCGACTCGGTGAGCCCATCGAACAGCAGGAACCAGTCCTCCTCCACGTCATCACCGAACTGGTAGGAGTAGACGTCGATGTCGTCCTGGGTCAGCGAAGCCGGCTGGAAGGTCCAGGTCTTAGCTGCACCGCCGCCGGTGGGCTCCACGTTGTCACCGAGGATGCTCGACAGCATGATCGGGAGGTCGTCATACGCCACCGCGTTGTCTGTCAGCGAGGCGGTGAGGTCGGGGATGGCGCGGTAGGGGGGAGCTACGGGGTCGATCGAGCCAAAGTCGCCTTCCACGTCGGTCCAGTTGAGGTTCACGTCCGGCACCCCCGAGAAGGGGTAGGCGCGGGCCGCGTTGTAGGGCGTCCCGAACGTCTCCTGTCTGCCGAACAGGTGACGGCGGAGCGCAATCAGGCCGGGGATCGCTACGGGCATGGTGGGGCTAACCTCCTAGGATGTGACGGTTACGGTCCACCGTCGAGGACGCCCCACCTCGGGGCTTCATACCAACGAGCCTGAGATCATCAGGCCCTCCAGCGACAGGCTGGTGGCGTAATAGATCGGGGCATCCCTGATCCAGTCGGGCTGGTAGCTAGGGATATCCGCGATCGACGTGATGGTGACCAGGGTGGATCCGCCGGCCTCGTGCAGGTTGGCCCGCACATAGGCCAAGAAGCCGTCGACCAGCGCGTCCTGCTGCTCGGTGGCATCCTTGGAGTCGAACACCCCTTGGATCAGAATGATGTCGGCCGTGGGTTGGCGCTGGATCGGTCCTTGGGTGTAGACGATCGAGCCCTCGTTGATAGAGTCCACGAAGCCGGTCGGCGGGCTGATGATGGCCGGGCGAGCGGGGTACACCTGCCGCAGCTTGCCGGGGTTGGCCGTCTTGTAGCCTTCCAACAGGCTCACCGCCGCAGCTCGGACATCGGCTCGGAAGCCCATCAGGCCGCACGGTTCCAGAGGCCGGTCATAAACGAGACCCAATGGATCTTGCGGACACCCTGCTCACCGGCCCACTTCTTGAACGGGCGGGCGGCGATGCTCGGTTTGTTGACCTTCTTGCGGAACATGATGTGGCCGCCCTTGTTGAACTTGAGGACCAACGGCTGGCCGGTCTTGAGGCTGCGGTTCCTCTTGCGACGTGACACGCGGCCGGTAGGGGTCAGATTGGAGCGCGGCTCGACGTGGGCTACCGAGCCAGCGTCGATGAAGTTGATGGTGTACTTACCGACTACCGTGGCACCGCGACCAGCGCGGATCGAGCGTTGCGTGTCGCCCGTGGGTCCGCGCGGGATGCGCGTCTTGGCGGCTGCGACCGTGCCCTTCTGCCAGTTGGAGACGAAAGAGTTGCGGCCCTTGCCGTTGGGCACCGTGACCGACCCGATCGCTCGGAACCGCCGTCGCAGGGCGTTGGCGCCGATCAGGGGCTCGCTCACGAGCCGGAGACCGTGGTGGTCACGTCGGGCCGCACAATGAGGCGCCCGATCACCGGGGTCGTCACCTTGGAATCAACGTCCTGGACCTGTACGTCGAAGTACAGTCGATTGGTGACGGCATCCAGATCCTCGGTGTCCTCCGGATCTAGCTCGACCGAGATCGTGCCCGTAGGATCGTCGATCACGGTAATACCGGCACCAACCGACTTCTGAAATACGCCGGGGTCGGCGTCGGCCCGTGCGCTCTTGGCCGTCATCCACACTCCGACCGCATCGGTCAGGTCCATGTCAAGGGCGAACAGGAACGTCTTGGAGTCGCCGCGGATCATCTCGAGCGTCATGCGATGCCGAACCTCACACGGTGGCCTTTGAGGAGTCGCTGGTACTTCGGCTGGCGAGAGGCAGAGATGACGTTGGCGCTCGTCGCCCGCACCTCTGACTGCTCGCCCTCCGTCGACCCGATGTAGACCGCGAGGAACAGGGCGGCCGCCGACAACGATTCAGTCGGGTCCGTCACTTCCTCGCCCACGTCGATCTGAACCTGCTCGATGGCCGCTGCCATCAGGTTCTCGAGGTGGTCATCCCAATCAGAGCCCTCAACGTCGAGCTTCTTCTTGAGCAGGTCTACATCGGGCCAGTCGGCCATCGGTTAGCTTCCGCCACCCGAGACGCTGAACGCGGTGAAGGCTGCCGGGTAGAGCGCCGCCAACCACACGATGCCGACCATCGCCACGTCGCGTCCGGCCAGTGCCGGAACATCGACCTGGAGGACGAACGTGCCATCCTCGGCCCACGCGAAGCCGCGGGAGGGACCGACCAGCACGTCGTTGGCGGTGGCGTCCATCGCTGGGACGTAGACCGCTCGCAGGCCCTGGATCGAGCCACCCACCCCGCCACCGGCGGTGAAGTTGGCACTGAGCTGCGAGTAGAGCGGGGCGTTGGAGCCGTCGTTCTTGGCGTCGATGAACGCGGCCACCGCGGCCGAGGACATCCAGATGGTGTCGGGTCCGCGCTTGAAGGCGCTGCCGACTGCGTTCGACCAGCTCGTCCCGAGGGCCAGCGCCTCCGGGTCGAGTGCCCCGCCCGAGTTGATGCCGGCCGCCATGATGTTGGCGACCGCTGCCGCCTCGGTGGTCAGGGCATACGCCTCGGCCAGGAGTTCGAGGTACAGGCTCAGGTAGGACGGGCTGGACCGCTTGAGGAGCTGAAGGCTGATGTCGCCGCCGCCCGCGTAGGTCTCGGCCGTGAAGTCAGTCGAGGTGATGATGGTCTTCGTCGAGTCGACCTCATCCTTCTCGGCGTTCTGCTTGGCGACCGTGGGCCGCTGCTCGATGACCGGGAGGGTGAGGGTCAGGCCCGAGGATGGAGTCTCCATCCGGCGGGTGGACTGCATGAAGGGCCGAGACGGGTCGATGACGCCGATCAACTCGGTGCTGATGGCATCCGGCACCACGCCCAGGTTGTCGGTGGTGACGAGCTCGTCGAGTGCGCGGATCTGCATCTCCGGCACGCGCTCGCCCGACAGCATCTTGAGCACGACCTGGACCCACTCGCCACGGTTGGCCTTGGGCTTCGCCTCGCTGCCGGAGGGGATGGTGAACTGGGATCGCTGCTGCTCCTCCAGCTTCTCGATCCGGCCGGCCATTGCGTCGGCCATCTTCTCGATGGTGGTGCCGTACTGTGCGAGATCCGCACGCACGGCTGACTCGAACTCGTTGCTCGTTGCCCCAATGACCGGGGCTTCTGCTTCGGCCACAGGGGCCTCCTCTGCTACGGGTGCTTCCTCATCCGGCTCTTGTGAGCGGATGAACGTCACGCCAGCTTGCGAATAGGCCGGCTGCCAAGTGGTGGACACCTCCGCCAGGTCGACCTTGCGGTGGATGCGGGTGCGGCGACCGTCGCGGGTCTCGATCGAGGTTCCGCCGGGAACCTCCATGAAGCCCACCGAGGCGCCATCGGAAACGTGGTCATCGGCCAGCGTCAGGATCTCGTCGCCGCGGCTGGTCTTAGAGACCTTGAACACCATGTGGGCCCCGTCGTCGCGCTGCTCGAGGGCGATGCCCTTGCCAGCCGGCGGGTTCTGGTGATCCATGCGGAGCCGGACCTTGGACGGGTCGACCCCATCGAACGCGCCACGGGCGAACATCTCGCGACCCTGGAGCGTGTCAATCGGGGTGTCCCACGGGACGATGAACAGGCCGATCTCGCGCTTGGCGAGATCGCGCACCTCCAGGCTCTGCGCCTGGAACTCGATCATTTCGTCGGACATAAAGAATGGCCTCCTACGCTGCGCTTCGAGGGCACGTGCGCGGAGGCCACTGGGTATCCGGACTGACTACTGGAGTACGGCCGGTCGGTATTCGTCTGCGGGCAGTGTGGGAGTCAGGCTACGCCGTTGTCAAGTTTCTACGTCGTCGTCCTATGCCCTCCTGTCAAACACCCCGAGCAGGAAGGCAATGGCGAGGTCGTCGTCGCTGGTAATCATCTCGGCCTTCCAACCGGCCGGTGGCTGGAGGAACACGCCCCTGAACTTCCGCGGTGGGTGGTCCTGGCGTTCGAGGAAGGCGGCGGTGACACCCTTGTCGACGGATGGGCCGGTGACGTTGGCGTGCCAAGTCGCGGCAGCCTGCGTCCACGTCGCAGTGCCGCTGATGGGCTCGGGGAAGCTGACGCTGGCATCCCAGCTCGCGGCGGCCTGGAGCCACGTTGCCGAGGCGGTGAACTCCTCAGCCGCTACCCCATCCCAGCTCGCCGCTTCCTGGACGAAGGACGCAGTGCTGGTGAAGGTCTCGGCGGCGACCGCATCCCAGGTAGCGGCGACCTGCTCCCAAGTGGCCGTGAAGTCGCGGTCGTCGCTTGCCCCAGCGGAAGCTCCTTGCAGGAGCAGGAGGAGACTCATCCCTGCTCGGGGTAGTACCCGCCTCCAAGTTGCGGCATGGGGTCAACTGCCACGGCTGGCACCCCGAAGGTGAGGTTCTGGCTGAACTCCACCCACGGGTCGAGGTCGGTGGTCAGCGCCTCGGTGAAAGCGAAGTCAGCCGTGCCGGTCGGATCGCCGACCCGCATCTGCATCGTCTCGTTGGCCGGGGTGACGCCGTGGATGCCGAGTTCGACCACGATCCGATCCCCTGCCAGCGCCGCAACCGAGGTATTGGTCTTGGCCCCGCCCCCGTTCCGAGTCGCGGCATTGGCGATCAGCGCGAACTCGGTCGAGGTAGCGTGGTGCTCGAACAGCAGGCCCCGCTCATTGGAGGTATCGCCCTGCATGACCCGGATGCAGAAAGCGAGGTGCGCGTCACCGCTGGTCGTGGTCTCAGCGCACTTGCCGATCAGAACCGAGGTTGTACCAGTGATGGTCTGGTCTACGTCGAGCGTGTCCGAGACGCCCTGGTAGTAGCAGGTCTGGGAGGTCGAGGTCGCGCCGAACACGGCCGACAGGGTAGTCAGCGCGGTGTTGCTCTTGACCGTGACCAACGGGGCTCGCACGAAGGCCGCGCTCGACCGCTCCCACGATGATCGCACGGTTGGCGAGGAGGCCGCCGATCCCGACGACGGGAGATATAGGCGGGTCGCCATCTCAGGTGATGATGTAGTACCAGCAGGAGATCGTGATGTCGATGTCTCCCACTGTCGTCACCAGGATGTCGTCGCCGTTGGCGCCCGAGATGAACGGCCCGGTCAGGATGGCACCCGGAGCCAGCGTGGTCGACGGCTTGAACTCACCGTCGAAGATGGTCCGGTTGGTGCCACGCGAGAAGGCACCCGTGCCGAAGTAGACGACGACCGTGCCAGCCGTCGTGCTGAACGCCTGAATCTGCATCTGGGTGACGACGATCTTGTCGCCCGCTCCGCCCGCCACGAGCACGGTGCTGGTCTGGGCCGCGGTGTACTGGGCTCCCTCGTGCAGCAGGTTCCACGGGTCGGAGTTGAGACCGATGTGAGGTGCCTGGAGAACCGCGACAGCTCCGTTGCGGTTGGTCCACAGTGAGGCTGCGTCACCATCTGCCCCAACATCGGTCGGGATGGCGGTGCTGGCCCGGCCAGCGACTAGGTTCGGGTTGCCGGAGACGGGCGAGGCGTGAGCTGCCCCACCGGCCACCGTGACGGCGTTGGTGATGCTGGTGACGGCCGTCACCGTGCCGGAGTCGATGACCGTGTGCAGGTTGGTGCCGGTGGCCTGGTCAACGGTGATCGAGTTGCCCGAGTCGTTGATGCCAACCTCGTCCCAGGTGCCAGATTGGGTGACGGCCACCACGCCGGTCGAGTTGTTGGCGACCGTCACCCGCAGCGCCGTGGCCTCGGTGCCACCACCCGTTGTGCTGAGCGGAGCCGGGACCGTTAGCACGTCCACGTCACCGATGTTGGCCGAGCCGGCCACCAGCGCCGGGAGGGATACCACGTCGACGTTGCCGATGTTGTTGTCACCGGCGGCGATGCTCAGGACATCGACATCCCCAATGTTGTTGGAGCCGGCCGCCAAGTTAGCGGTGACGGAGCCATCGACGGTGATGGTGTTGCCGCCGTCTTGGATGTTGACGGCCGCGCCAGCTCCAGCGTTGTTGATGGTCACGTCACCGATATCGACGCCGGGCTGCGCGGCGGCCGTGACGGTGCCGTCGACGGTGAGCGCCCCGCCGTTGTCATCGACCGAGAGGACGCCGGTGGAGTCCGAGGCGACGGTGACGCGCAGGGCCAGTTGTTCGACCCCGCCTCCATTGGCGATAGCAACAGGGCCTAGCGGAGCGGCCTCGGTAGTCCCGAATAGACGCATCGCCTGAAGTGGAATCCCGATCGATGACAACTCCCGGCCAACGGTGGCATGAATGACGGCCGAGCCGGAGGTATACGAATCAACGCGCAGACGGACCCGCCGATAGCCCGCGATCGGGGCGATGAACATTTGCTGGGCGGCTGGATCATCGAAGCTGATGACAAAAGCTCCGTTCCAGTCGTCATACCCCAGCAGGAAGCCTTCATCCCATGTGGTGCCATCCGAGTCGGAGTCGAGGACGAGCGTTCCCAGAAGGTTGGAGGACGCGACGTAGAATCGAACGACTGCCCCATCGTCACAGGCAATCGTCACCGCATCGTTGAGCGCCCCGAGCGTCCCGCTCGCCGTCCGGTTGGGCGTGATGGTCTGGAGGTTGCCTTCGCTGCTGACCTTGGCCCCGGTGGTCGCCCCGTCCGTCCCATCGACCAGCTTCATGCGCTGGTAGTGCGCCCCGCCTACGTCATCGGTAGCCACAACGGTGGCGTCGGGCGGAGTGGCGGGCGTCCCGTCTTGGTAAGTGACGTTATCGGCCATCTCAGCCCTTGCTCACTTGGAGAGTCAGGGACGAGCATGACACGGCCGCCCCGGCCACGATCGAGGTCGAGTTGATGACGACGTTGGCGGAGCTGGTGCCCACCGTCCCGTCGAAGTAGGTACTCGACCCATCCGAAGCGAGGATGCGAGCCCAGGCCGCGGTGCCGGTGGCGTTGGCCGAGGCATCGGCGGTGATGGCGTTGGCCGTCAGCAATCCGGCCACGGCAGACGGGAAGGCGTCGGCTCCGAAGCGGAGCTCGGCGAGGAGCGTCTGCCCGCTGAGTGCCGTGTCGGCCGTGGCCGGTTGTGATCCGTTGTACAGCCGGATATAGCCCAGGTCGAGGGCGGCACCGATCGAGTCGGCCTCGCCGTTGACGCAGAGGTTGGAATACTTCGGGTTGACGGCCACTACTCCTCCTGACTTCCGATGATCTCACCGGCCGGGTTGCGGATGAGGCTTACCTTGCGTGGGCGGGCCATCATCTCCTTGAGATCCTGAATGGCGGCCACGAATGAATCGGTCGGGACATTGACGATCGGCGCCTCGGCAGCGGGTAGGTGGATCTGGGCCGGTGGCACATTGACGATCGGGGCGGGGGTAGCTTCGACGTGGAGCGTCATCGCCCGCTCCTGAGTCGGCAGCTCACGGTTCTCGGCCACGGCCTTGCAGCGCGGGCAGGACAGGCGATAGGGCGGCGTCAGATGCTCGGCCAGCAGCTTGTTGCAAGACGGGCAGCGCACCCCATCCACCGAACGCTGCTGGATCGGCAGCGAGCTCGGAGTGGCGGCGGGGAGCGCCAGCGGCGTCGGGGCGTAATCAACGTTGCCCGGCTGGTAGCCCTCCTCCTTGGCGGCCTGTACCGCGTCGTAGATCCCCGACCCGATGTTGAGCTGGTGGACCTCGGCCCGCGTCTTGGGATCGGCCCGCAGGAGCTGCTTGAGGTTGAAGCGGGCCACCGTGGCACGGGTCAGAAGGTCGCTGATCTCCTGCTCGATCGGCTCGAGGTAGTGCGGGGAGAGGCAACGGCGCTGGAAGTCCTGCCAGATGTCGGCCTGGTTGTTGTAGGTCAGCGACGAGCCGGACATCTGGTATTCGAGCAGGGGTCCGGGCATGTTGAAGATCCGCGCCGCATCCCCTACCGAGTGCTGGCGCGACTCGGTGAGCTGGGCCTGCTCCGGGTTCACGTCGAGCGTCTTGAGCGACAGGCCGTTGGTCACGAAGCGGATGGCGTTGGTAGCGCCCTCGTCCCACTGCTCCTTGAGGGCCTTCATCTCGGCCTCATCCATGTCCTGCTCGGTCTCGCCGATCATGGAAGGGATGGGAGAGGAGAAGAAGTTGGCGGCCCACTCCTGGGACTCGACCGCAACCGAGATGGCCGCGCCGCACGCTTGAAGCGGTCCCATGCCACGCAGCCCATCGGCGTCGGGCATGTAGGTGATCTGGCGCATGTCCTCGTTGCGCATCTCGGTGTCGAGCCAGCGGATGATCGGGCGTAGGACATTGCGCGGGTTCTTCTCGACCCGGATCTGCCACGGCGGCACGGGGTACAGGCTCAGGGCCGCGTCATCGGTGTCGCGCTTGGGGATCCACCACCATGCTTCCCCTCGGGAGGCGAGGTAGAAGGCGGTATCGCGGAAGAAGGCCCGCGGGGTACTGAACGGATTAGGACGGATGATGAGTCGCGGGCGGTCGACGGGCTCGAGCTGCACGCCCTGACGGAAGGCTTCGAGGCTCAGAGAGCCCACAGTGTCGGCGATCAGGGTCACGGCGCCCCAGATGGCAGGAACCCCAAGTGCCTCGTTGACGCTCGCCGAGCGCCACGGCCGCTGCCCGAGCTGGCGGGTGGCCCAGTTGATCTGGTCGTCGAAGCTGGCGGTGAGCTCCAGCGATCGCTGCTGGAAGTCCTCGGGGGGCGGAAGCAACAGGCGGGCCAGTTGCGAGAAGGGATTAGCCATTAGCCGATCCTCGGTGCTGGGGGTCTAGGAGCAGACGCCAGCCAAGTGGCCCGGATCGCTGCTAGGACTGCGGTGATTGGTCGTTCGGAGGCCGGGACGGCTATCCAGGCACCGGAGTCATGCGGTTTGCGGGCCGTCCAAGGCAGATCCTCGGATACCGCGTCGGCCTTGTCCCAGATCAGCCGTCCCGATTCAATGAGGCGCACGAAGTTCTCGGTGGCGTTGGCGAACTCCTTGCCGTCGAGCGCCTTGGCGGTCACGAAGTGGCGGGCCAGGTCCGAGTCGGTCCACGCCGCGAAGGCCACCTGCTTGACCTGCTTCTCGGTCGCCTGCTGTCTCGCGTCCTTGCCCAGCAGATCGGTGTCGATCGGCTCACCCTTGGCCTCCAGCAGGGAGGTCAGCGCGATGCGCCCGTCGCTCTGCTGCCAGGCGATGGCGAACGAGGCTCTGCGGCCGTCTGGTGACATGGAGAGGGCCATCGAGGGGCGGTTGGGCTCCTCGATCTTGCCGCGACACAGCTCCCACTTGGCGTCGAGCACCAGGCGGGGCTGCATGGAGACGACCCAGCGGCACAGGTGCTCAGTCTCGAACAACGCCGGCGGCCTCGATGAGTAGGCGTCCTCCAGCACCTTCAGCATGCCGGGGAAGTAGCCGAGCGACGGATTGGCCTCGGCCCAGCCCCGCTTGTCGTCCATCGCCCAATGCTCACTGGCGCTCCACTCAAGGTAGGCCAGCGTCGGCTCGGCGTCCTCGCCGCGGCGCTTGAGGTCGTTGAGGATGACCGACTCATCCGACCCGGCGTTGGACAGGAACAAGGTCTGGGGGTTCGGTGAGGCGGTGAGCGTCGGGGTAGCCGCGGCGAGGATGTCGAAGTCCTCGAACTCGCGCACCTCGTCGATGATCAGGTCGTCGGCCGACAGGCCACGAGCTCCCCGCTGGGGAGCAACGATCATGTAGCTGCCGCCGTTCTTGAGCCTGATCTCCTCTTGCCCGTTGGCGAAGCGGATGTTGAACACCCGACTCGGATCAAGAGCCCGAGCGACCTCCATGAACACCTGGCGCGGAAGGGTCCGGTTCTGGGCGGTGTGCAGGATCTTGCGGCCCATCCCCAACCGCTGGAGGACGTGCGGCACGAGCAGCTTGGTCTTGCCGTTCTGGCGGGCGACGACGATCGAGACCTCGGAGTAGGCCCAGTGGTCGCCAGCGGTGGCGGTGATGTAGCGGGATGCGATGCTCTGCCAGGGCAGCAGCTTGATGCCAGCGGCCAGGGCTTCGACCTCGAACTCCTTGGACAGCGAGGCGACCGGGATCGGCGGGGCGATGCGCGGCTCGGAGGAGCCCATGAGTTCTGGCGCGCTGCGGACGGCTACGGTCAACTGCCGCCGCCCTTCCGGGTGTAGTCGGCGACTTGCAGCGTATGACGGGTGAGGGGAGGTAGATTGCCGAGGTGACCCAGCTTTCTTGTACAAAGTTGGCATTATAAGAAAGCATTGCTTATCAATTTGTTGCAACGAACAGGTCACTATCAGTCAAAATAAAATCATTATTTGAAGCTTGGCGTAATCATGGTCATAGCTGTTTCCTGTGTGAAATTGTTATCCGCTCACAATTCCACACAACATACGAGCCGGAAGCATAAAGTGTAAAGCCTGGGGTGCCTAATGAGTGAGCTAACTCACATTAATTGCGTTGCGCTCACTGCCCGCTTTCCAGTCGGGAAACCTGTCGTGCCAGCTGCATTAATGAATCGGCCAACGCGCGGGGAGAGGCGGTTTGCGTATTGGGCGCTCGGTCTTGCCTTGCTCGTCGGTGATGTACTTCACCAGCTCCGCGAAGTCGCTCTTCTTGATGGAGCGCATGGGGACGTGCTTGGCAATCACGCGCACCCCCCGGCCGTTTTAGCGGCTAAAAAAGTCATGGCTCTGCCCTCGGGCGGACCACGCCCATCATGACCTTGCCAAGCTCGTCCTGCTTCTCTTCGATCTTCGCCAGCAGGGCGAGGATCGTGGCATCACCGAACCGCGCCGTGCGCGGGTCGTCGGTGAGCCAGAGTTTCAGCAGGCCGCCCAGGCGGCCCAGGTCGCCATTGATGCGGGCCAGCTCGCGGACGTGCTCATAGTCCACGACGCCCGTGATTTTGTAGCCCTGGCCGACGGCCAGCAGGTAGGCCGACAGGCTCATGCCGGCCGCCGCCGCCTTTTCCTCAATCGCTCTTCGTTCGTCTGGAAGGCAGTACACCTTGATAGGTGGGCTGCCCTTCCTGGTTGGCTTGGTTTCATCAGCCATCCGCTTGCCCTCATCTGTTACGCCGGCGGTAGCCGGCCAGCCTCGCAGAGCAGGATTCCCGTTGAGCACCGCCAGGTGCGAATAAGGGACAGTGAAGAAGGAACACCCGCTCGCGGGTGGGCCTACTTCACCTATCCTGCCCGGCTGACGCCGTTGGATACACCAAGGAAAGTCTACACGAACCCTTTGGCAAAATCCTGTATATCGTGCGAAAAAGGATGGATATACCGAAAAAATCGCTATAATGACCCCGAAGCAGGGTTATGCAGCGGAAAAGCGCCACGCTTCCCGAAGGGAGAAAGGCGGACAGGTATCCGGTAAGCGGCAGGGT